>Ga0155908_101_pt1 | contig 10175 bp, 8 predicted proteins | sample RifCSPlowO2_01_FD_107562 | JGI IMG/M metagenome (GOLD analysis project Ga0155908, IMG submission 107562) | Candidatus Levybacteria bacterium RIFCSPLOWO2_01_FULL_39_24
GATAGGCGGCGGTGTTTAAAAAATCCTGCGGGATTTCAACTATTAGATTGCCCATTGTTAAATTGCCTTGCCCTGAGCCTGCCGAAGGGTCAATTGCTAAATTGCCCCAAACTTCTTTTCCCGTTGCATCTGTTATTTTCGGTCTGTAAATGTGGAAGGCTTTGCCTGCCCGGTAGTTTTTTCCGCCCATTTGGGAGAAGTCTCCGGATTTCCCGTCTTTGTAATAAACAGCGTAGGAACCGACCACATTTTCCGGGCGGGAATCTGTAATGTTGCCATCCTTGTCCTTACATTCGGTTTCAGTACATTTAACGTCCTCCTTCGCTGAAGCTTCGGCGGACAAAGGCGGCTGGTAGAAAAAATCAAGATTGGTAGTTTCCAGGGGAAAAACAATTTGGTTGGTGCTGGGTTTTTCATAGAGAATGGTGTCAAATTCCACTCCCCCGTTCTCGTTCTGGCTGTCCGCCAGCTTGGGATAAATCTCAATGTCCACTCTGGGTTGCGTGGGGGCCTGCGCATTTGCCGCCGGAAACAAGTGCGAAAGCACCCAGCTTCGCAAGGCCTGGCCTTGCGAAGCTAAAGCGTCAGCTGTAGAGTATCGGAGTTTATTGCCGATGACTTGCGGATTGTCGCCGGTTTCAAAGGGCATGCGGATTTTCAAAGATACTTCCCCGTCCCATTTGTCCATTTTTAGGTAGGGTTTGGAAGGACTATGACGTTCTGTACCAATCTGTATCACACTATTATCTTTGGTTTTAAAAGCATACACCTGCGATACAGCTCCTTCGGAAACTGACTTCCCAACCGCAGCTATTTTTAACTCCGGCAAATCCCCGGCTTTCGCTTCAACCGGCTGAACATCTTTCGTCTGAACCACTTTATCAGGCTTAACCCTAACCGCCAGCACCACAAAGACTGAAAGCAATACTACTATTATAATTAGCGGCACCAATAAAATTTTTCTTTTCATCTTGCTAATGATTTACGCAGATTTACCACTGATTTACGCAGATTATTGGTCCATATTAACCTCTTGATTCGCAATCTATTAGAACCAAAGTTTACCAATAAACCCAAAGAATATCCAGTAGTTTTAAGATAATGCACCAGTTGTTCCTCATGGGATTTTGGCATAAACTCAACTGATTTAAGTTCTATTATTATCCTATTGTCTATGACAAAATCAGGTCTGTATTTACCGACAATATCGCCTTTATATTTAACATCAAGTCCCACTTCTTGCTTAAAAGGAATATTCAATGTCTCAAATTCCCTAATCAAAGATTTTTGATAAATATTTTCTTTGTGTCCAAAGCCCAACTCGTTATAGACGGTAAACATTGCGCCCCTAATCCTGTAGGTTAAATCTTCATACAATAATTTCTTATCCGTGCGAATCCGTTTTTTATTATCTGTGAAAATCTTTTTGTTCATATCTGTGTAAATCATGGTTTAAGTGCCGTTGATCGTGACGCCCGGATTGATCAAAACACCTTTCAGAATATAGGTCGGATTTTTGGCGCCGTTGGCAATAAATGACCAGCAGGTATTGTTGGCGGTATTGGTTGAATCATTTGCGATAAGCGCCCGGCCTCCGCACGCATTTGAATCCCGGATATTCGCCCACTTTACATCTTCAGGCCCGCTGACCGAAAGGTTCCATTGAGTCCCCACAGAAGAACTACCCATGGTAATTCTGCTTCCGGATGAAACTCCCTTGGCAATAAATTGGTTGGCAACTGTTTGAGTTGTCCCGGCGGTAAAGGTAACTGTCCGGGCAGAAGTGCTGGTTAAATTCAGATTGAAAAAAGCGGTTGAACCGGCAATAGTCTGCGTACTGGTTCTATCTAACCAGACTGTTCCCCCATTCGCATCAAAAGTCCCGCTGGTATTGGTAAAATTCCCTGCCAAAGTCATGGTGCCTGAAGGCGCGGTGAAGGCGCCGGAAGAGAGAGTAAAACTGCCGTCAAAATTCACAGTGGTGTACGCGCCAAGATCAAGCGTAGTGGCGCTGGTGGTGAATAGAGAAGTATCACCAATAGAAAAACCGCTGAATCCGGAAAGAGCAGCCGTACTGTTAAATCTAACCCAATCGTTGCCGCCACAGCCAGGAGTCCCACCGGTGATTGTTAAAGTGCCGGTACCCGAGAGCGTCCCGTTGAGAGTAAAACCGGAAGAGCAAATGGAATCAGAGGAATCAACGGTTGGGTTATTACCCAAAGGCAAGGAGCAAGCGCTCCCGACTGTCACCCCGGAAGTGCCGCTTTTGTCAATTGTGACCAGATTAAAAGTAATATTGTTGCAGGAAAGAGTAGTCGTGGTGGATCCATTAAAGGCAACTGTGCCTCCGTTGGCATTGAAGACCGGAGAGCCGGAAACAGTGAAGCTACCGGTCACATTCATAGTGCCGGAGGTTGCGTTAAAGGTTCCGGAGGTTAAAGAAAAAGAAGTAAAAGTCAGATTTTGACCGGTAGGCGGGGTGAATGTCCCGCCGGATTGACTGAAAGATGTAGCAACAGTGAAAGTAGAGTACGCTGAAAGGTCAAGCGTAGTGGCGCTGGTGGTAAAACTAGTGCCAACTATCAAACCGCTGAATCCGGAAAGAACACCGGTTGTTCCCATTGCAAAGGCTCCGGTGGTAGTTAAAGTCCCGGTTCCGGATAAAGTTCCGTTAAGCGTTCCGCCGCCAATAGTTGGTCCTGCTCCCAACTCAAAACTGCAAGTGCTGTTAATTGTTTTACCTGTCCCCGGAAGAGTAACCGTATTGAAAGTTGTGCCGGTGCAACTAATAGTACCTGTTGAGCCGTCAAAGGTGACTGTTCCCCCGTTGGCAGTAAAAGTTCCGGCAGTATTGGTGAAACTTCCTGCCACAGTCATGGTGCCTGACGGCGCGGTGAAAGTGCCCGAAGAGAGGGTAAATGCTCCGTCAAAATTCACTGTGGTGTACGCGCCAAGATCAAGGGTAGTGGCGCTGGTGTAAAAAGGAGTAGCGTCAATGGAAAAACCGCTGAAGCCGGAAAGAACTGCGGTACTGCCAAAATTAACCTGCTCGCCGCAGCTACTACCCCAGCCGGTGATTGTTAAAGTGCCGGTACCCGAGAGCGTCCCGTTGAGAGTAAAACCGCCAATGCAAGAAGCTGAATCAGTCCAATCAACGGTTGGGTTATTGCCCAAAGGCAAGGAGCAAGCGCTCCCGACTGTCGCCCCGCCACTGCTTTTGTCAATTGTGACCAGATTAAAGGTAATGTTGTTGCAGGAAAGAGTAGCCGTGGTTGATCCATTAAAGGCAACTGTGCCTCCGTTGGCATTGAAGACCGGAGAACCGGAAACAGTGAAGCTGGCGCTGACTGTGGCTATGCCTGCGGTTGAGGTAAATGAACCGCCGGTTAAGGAAAAAGAGGATGTGCTAATTCCATCATAGCTGCTCGCGGAACCGGCAAATGTTCCTCCGGCCTGTGTCCAGCCACTGGTGCCTGCTGTGATTACATATCCCCCTCCTTGGGTAATGGTTCCGGCATAATTTGACCCGATATTTATTCCCCCTCCGGATCCGCTCAAATCTACAGCCTGGTCAATTGTCACATCTTTATCGGGAGTTCCTGCCGTGCAGGATGCGCCGTGAAAAGTTGCCACATCGGTTGTTCCGGGCGGAGTATCTCCTGCCCAGTTGGCGTTTTCCGACCAGTTATTCGTCGTCCCTCCCCCGTCCCAGCATTTGGTCGCGGCAAAAACCTTCCGGACGTAGATGAATCCGGCAGCCAGCAACACTATTAACAGCGCTAAAACTATAATTAATTTTCTGTTTTTATTTGTCCTAAAAAAAGCCATACTATTTCAATTTTTAATTTTTAATTTGAAATTTGAAATCAATTTGAAATTGATCAATTTCTTAAACATTTTTAGTTGAATATGCTATTTTCGAAAAGATCAGAGTTAATTCTTTTGCTTCTTTCCAAAGCCCCCTACAATCCTTTTTAAGCTCTCCTTCATCAAGAACTTTTCCTATTAGGCGGAGCCAATATAGAGTCTCTTTTCCTTCTTTTTTACAAATAAATATTTTATTTTTAAAATCTTTTCTACTTGATGCACCATTGGCCTCACAATAATTTGCGCCTATGCTAGTTCCAGCCCTAAGACCTTGATCAATTAGCGGAATAGTAATTGCATTTTTAGGGCATCTTTTGTAAAACTCAATTAAACTCTCGGAAAACAAGGCTGTCCTCTCTTCCAAATCGTAATTATTGTTATATAATTTTATCATTGAAAATTTAAGAATTGATTAAAAATTAAAAATTTTAAATTAAAAATTAGTTTCATTTACAATAATTCCAATCTTTATTCTGTTTTTTTTCATATAGGTTTACACAGATTTTTATTCTGATTTACACAGATTCGAAACTGATTCTCACTGATTTTTCTCCGCGACTTTTTTATTTGCATAAAATCTGATAGACTTAATCTTGAGAAAATGTTTTTTCCAATAAATCTTACCGACTCCCAGCTTAAAGTATTTTCCTCTATCTTTTCTGATATTGCTGCTGCTTGGATTATTGGCGCTTTTGTGACGCGGGATCCTTTAACGTTGACATTAAATTTTATAGGTGCTATAGTTTCCATATACCTTTCTATAAAAGCGGAGGATTTAAGAAAAGAATTATGATCGACTTTACACCTCAACTTAATCAAGCTCAAATTGCCTTTTTTCTGGCTGTAATCGCTATTGCTCTTATTTATATTGCATTCGTTAAAAAACCCACCAAAGACAAACGATAACCTCGCTGTTTCTTTATCCGCATTAATCTGTTTTTTATCCGCGTTAATCATGGCTAATGATCCACCAGTCAAAGGTAATTGGCGTTGTGGTTGGAATAGGAATGGCAACCCTAAACTTACCGGCCAGCTTCTTCACAACCGTCAGCTGTTTATCCGTTAAGGAGGTTGCGGTTAAGAAGATCTTTGAGTCGCTGGTAGCAATTGGGGTCAAGACCTCAACAAACGTCAGGCCGGCGGAAATTGATGCGCTGCCAATACTCTGATCTCCCAACACCGTATAGTTATTAGCTTCAATTTCATCTGCGGTAATTGTTCCGGCCACTGTCATGTTGCCGGCAGTGTCAATAACCACTTTGCCGTTAAGAATATCTACTCCGCCAATTCCCTGCTTTTGCAGATACAAGTCTCCGGCTAATGTATTTATTTCTCCATCCAAACCATGAATTGCCAAAAGTCCGGCATTGATATTGCCTGTCACTCCCAGATCCGTGACTGTGGTTCTGCCCAAAACCATCAAGTCTTCGGAAACTGTGGCGCTGTTTAACTCAACATCTCCCAGATCCAAAACAGCAGACGTGCTCGCTCCCAATACCTGACTGCTGACAATATCCATTAAGAAGGCGGAAATGGAAGCGGTTTGCTCAACTTTTTGTGACAAAAGATCCATCCCGGATTGAAGTTGGGCGATTTTATCCTGCGACTGCATAAATAACGGATCTGTTTCCAGCACATAATCTATCTGGGCGGAAGATGACGCCTGCCAGCTTTGCAAGGCCTGGCCTTGCGAAGCTAATTGGTTGCCGATCGAATCAACTGTCGCTGCCATTCCCGCTAAGGTTCCGTCGTAGGAAACGTAAATTGAAGGATTGTACCAGGTGATATTCACAGAAGCCAGAATATTTCCTTCTCCTTGCCCATTAAACACTTCAATGGCTTTACCCAAAATTTGTCCGACACTGGTTGCCTTAACTGCGACTCCGGCAATTCCCGAAGTAGTTAGCGGATCTCCGATCTTTATCTCGCCGTTGGCAGTCGAAACGCGGGTTTTGACTTGCCCGACCAAACCGACCGCGACTGATTCGTCTCCACGATTTTCTCCTCCCAAAAACGCCGGATGCTCCGAAGCTACTCCGATGATTTTATTACTGTTGTTATCGCAAGCAACAGCCAGTCCTTTATCATCAAAACAAACGACTGACCCGAACGGAATTGATGTATTTCTATCTTTTTTGAAATACTCCGCAAAGTCGGCAATACCATTAGTTGCATAAGTTACACCTTGCGCTCCGGTTCCCTGAACAGATCCGACAATGCCGATTCCGAAGGTTTCAAAACTGATAAAATGATTGGCAGGATCAACCGCAGAAGATGAAGGATTACCCAATTTTATAACCAATCCGTCCGCGTCTAGTCCGTCAGAGGTATTGTAAATTTGCGCGGCAGCTGATGCGGATTGGGAATCCCAAACATCAAGCTTAAGCAAGGGCGCGGTTGTCCCGATTCCAACGAAGCCTCCCGGCATTAAAGCAAGATTCTGGGAAGCGGCTGTAATAATCTGATCTACTCCGGTACCCGTAAAGGTAATTCCTGCCGCATTACCCGTAAGATTAATAGCTGCTGAATTGGCATAAGAATTGGTTAACTGGTTATTCATCGATAAAGTGGTAACTGCTGAAAGCGCTCCCGCATTTATAATCAAGCTATTAATTGTATTTGATGAAGTTGGAGCTGTAATTGCCCCGGCAGAATCAACCTGAAATTGGGAAGTTGAACCGACCGAAAGTAAAGCGGAGGGAGCGGTTGTTCCGATTCCAACGAAGCCCGCATTGGTGATGACAAACTTAGTTGCACCTGATTTGGAAGCGGTAAATAAATCCCCCGTTCCGGTGTTATCCGCCAAAAGTCCTGCAAAGGAGGTTGAACCTGACGCAGAAGCAATGGCAATTGTTCCGCCGTTGGTAAGATTTGGCCGGATATCCAGCGTTGCTAAAGGAGTAGTTGTCCCAATCCCGACGCTGCCGGAACTAATTATCAAATTAGCGGCAGGAGTGATAGTTAAGTTTCCTGAATTGTTAGAAATGGTTGAGCTTCCCGTGCCGCCAATCGATAAAGTGGAAGTCGGCGCGGTTGTCCCGATTCCTACATTACCGTTGTTTCCCAGAAATAATACTGAAGTAAGATCCGCGTCTCCGCCCGGGCTCCGTTGGAAGTTTAGAGTTCCGTTATTTAAGAGATTAAAGGTTGCGGCATAAGCGCTGCCGGTTGGTACTGCCAGAGATAAGTTGGAAGAAATAGTAGCGGTTGGATTGCCACCGGCAATATTAATGAAGCCAAACTTGGCAGAAGCGGTTGAAGTTGCTCCTAACAATAAGTCCATGGTTGTATTGCCGGGATACAAAGCTCCCGAGGAAGAATTCCAGAAGCTCCCTCCATTGGCAGTTGGGAGAATTCCCGAAACATCCGCTGTTAAATCAACCTTGGAGAAGGTGGGAGCTGAAGTTCCATTTCCATGTAAAAGCGTATTGGCTGCCCCCTGGGCTGTTTGCGCTAATAATCCGCCTGTTCCATTCATGTAAAGGATTCCCATGCTGGTGTTTAAGTCTGAGAAAGTGATTGATCCTGAAGAAGTAATTCCTGTTGCGGCGGCAATTGCTCCGGTTGAGTCAACCTGGAATTGGGAGGTTGAACCGACCGACAGTAAAGCTGAAGGCGCGGTTGTCCCGATTCCCACATTCCCCGCGTTGGTAATGACAAATTTGGGAGCGCCTGACTTGGAAGCAGTGAACAAATCCCCAATACCGCTGTTATCAACCAGCATGGCAGCAAAAGAAGTTTGGCCGGAGATGGAGGCAACCGGAGTGGTACCGCTTAATCCCCGGACGTCAAACGTTGCTAAGGGAGCAATTGTTCCAATACCAACCCGCAAATTGGAGGCAATTCCGGTGGCATTGCTTTCTCCGTAAATTGACATGACGTTGGAAGTGCCGATCCGGAAAACATAAGCATTGGTTCCGGTTGTACTAAAGGGCATATCCATTGCCGTGATAATTCCCCCATCGGTTGGGAAAACATAAGAGCCGTCAATATTTAAGGCCGCGCCAACCTGAATCTGGTCTGCGGTATTTAATTTGAACATGTTGGTAACGCCTGAAGAAGTTGAAATGCCGGATAACCAGCCGTCATTGGCCAAAGTTAAGAGTGAACCCGGAACCGTAGTACCGATTCCCACATATCCGTTGTTATTTAAGAACAAAACCGAATTGGCAGCCAGCCCCGCATCTCCGCCCGGACTCCGCTGGAAATTCAGTGTTGAATTGTTGAGCAGATTAAAAGTGTTTGCTCCTGCAGTAGTCGGGACTGCCAGAGACAGATTGCCGGAAATGGTGGCGGTTGGACTCCCTCCCGCAATATTAATAAAGGCAAATTTGGCTGCTGCGGTGGAAGTCCCCCCAATTAAGAAGTCCAGCGTGCTATTGATTGGGTAGAGCGCTCCGCCGGCTTGTGTCCACCAGTTGGTAGTATCTCCCATGGCAAATCCGCAGGCAGCTGAATTTTGCAGACAAAGTGTTCCGGTGGCGTCCGGGAAAGTAATGGTCTGCGCAGCAGTGGCGGCCGAGGCCAGAGTGGTTAAAAAGTTTGTTGTTCCGGCAAACTGCAAATTGCCATTGTTGAGAATGACAAACTTAGTTGCACCTGATTTGGAAGCGGTGAATAAGTCTCCGGTTCCGGCGTTGTCAACTACCAAAGTTGCAAAGGAGCTCTGAGCGGAAATACTGGCAGTAGCAACAGTTCCCAGACTTCCCCGGACATCCAAGGCAAACAGAGCAGAGCTCGTTCCGACACCAAGGTTCCCTAGCACGCTTAACCCGCTGCTTAAGTTCAGCCTGTAATAATCCAATTCATCCTGGGTGGAAGAAGCAGTCTGGGGCCAGGTGAAATAATTAAGTTTGGACTGGAGAAAAGCAAGCTGGGAGCCGAGATTGTCTTCAAGAACGTAGACATCGCCATCGCCGGAGCCATACCCTTGTCCGGCGTAAAGTTTGCCGTTGTAAACGGCTACGGATTGAATTCTTTCTTGGGTCCCGTTATAACTCGTTGACCAGGCGGAGCCGTCAAACATAAGGACGTCGCCATCGCCGCTTTCAGACCCTTGCCCGGCGTAAAGTTTGCCGTTGTAAACAACCAAAGAATCAATTTTTTCTTGAGACCCATTACGGCTGGTTGACCAGGCGGAGCCGTCGAAACTAAAAATATCGCCCTCGCCGGCGCTCGCATCTCCGCCCTGACCGGCATAGAGTTTGCCGTTATAGACAGCCAGAGAAAGAATTTCTTCCGCAGACCCGCTATAGCTCGTTGACCAGGTGGAGCCGTCAAAGACAAAAACATCGCCATCGCCATTACTTACTCCCCGTTCTCCCGCATAAAGTTTGCCGTTATAGACAGCTAAAGCAGAAATGTTAGCCAGGGAACCATTGTAGCTTGTTGACCAGGTGGTGCCGTCAAAGACAAAAATATCATCCGTGCCGCTGGTGCAGATCATGCCACAGCCTTGCCCAGCATAAAGTTTGCCATTATAAACAGCCAGAGAATAAATTGCACCAAAACTTCCACTATAAGAAGTTGACCAGGTGGTGCCGTTGAAAACTAAAACGTCGCCATCGCCATCAGTAATTCCCCCCTTCCCGGCATAGAGTTTGCCGTTGTAAACAGCTAGAGAGACTATATAGCTTTCGGTTCCGTTATAGCTGGTTGACCAGGTGGAGCCGTCAAAGACAAGAACATCGCTATCGCCGGCAGCGTCTCCAACTCCGACATAGAGCTTGTTATTATAAACAGCCATTGCGCGGATAGACGCAGTACTGCCGTCGTAAAACTGCCTCCAGCCAAGTCCGCCCCACTGCCCCCTGACAACTATATCGCCATTAACATCCAGTCTTGAAGTGGGGCTGGTTGTTCCGATTCCGACATTGCCCGCATTGGTGATCACAAACTTAGTTGCGCCGGATTTGGAAGCAGTGAATAAGTCTCCGATACCTCTGTTGTCAACAATCAAAGAGGCGAAAGAACTTTGAGCGGAAATACTTGCAGCAGCAATAGTTCCCAAATTTCCCCGGACATCCAGAGCGGTTAAAGGATTTGTTGTTCCGATTCCCACATTGCCGTTGTTTGCCAAAAATAAGGTTGAGGTAAGACTCGCATCTCCTCCCGGAGATCGCTGGAAGTTCAAGGTTGAGTTGTTTAGCAAATTAAAAGTATTGGCGCCTGCGGTTGTGGGAACTGCCAAAGAGAGATTGCCGGAAATACTGGCAGTAGGATTACCGGAGTCAACATTAATAAAGGCAAATTTGGCTGCTGCGGTGGAAGTCCCCCCAATTAAGAAGTCCAGCGTGCTATTGATTGGG